>Ga0075875_118_pt1 | contig 6148 bp, 4 predicted proteins | sample RifGroA1_FD_68298 | JGI IMG/M metagenome (GOLD analysis project Ga0075875, IMG submission 68298) | Parcubacteria (Nomurabacteria) bacterium GW2011_GWA1_43_17 | reverse complement strand
GTTGAAGGTGAAGTTTTCAACATTTGAGTTGAATTGCGGAACTTTCTTCGCGATCAGTTTTGATCCGTCATAGACATAAAGCGCCGTTATGTCGGAAGCCGTTGACGAAGAAGTGTTCGAAAGCTGAAGTTGGAAGGCTTTAATAGCCATTGCCTCGGTAGTTGTCTTGAATCTAAAGGCGCCGATTGTGACACCCTGTGTTCCTGACGGATACCACGTCTGGCTCTGGCCTGCTGAAGTGTCTTCCGTAATTTCATATCCTCCACCTGACTTAAAGGTCAAGGTTGATCCGGCTGTGGTATTCAAGGTTTCTGTTACTGTAGCTCCGGTTGTAACTCCGGTTACCGCCCAGTCCTGTCCGCCGTCAGAGAAATCAAAGGCGATTGTCTCGTCAGCAGTAAGGCCTGTTGAAGCATTAGCTTTCAGTTTAAGAATCTTGTTCGTTCCTTTTGTGACAATAAGCGAGCTGTCAAGCGTGAACGTAAGTTCAATGTCTCCACCCGCTGTGTTGCCGGAAGGATTGTTTATGTTCGATCCGGTTGTAAGAGCGGTCTCACCGTCAAAGATCTGAAGCGTGTTCAAATCGTCAACATCCATAGTTGATGATGTGTAGGCTAAAACCTGAATGGATGTAATCCTCAAGTCATCGCCTGAATTTGACGCGTCCAAATTAAAGCGTCCGAGTTCAACAGCGTTTGCTCCAATGATCACGTTTTGCGCGAATAGAGCGCTTGAAGGAGTTACAGTCAAAGCCGAGGCTTTAACGGTCTGCGTGTTAGCAGTAACGTTTGAAGCCGGAGTTGCTGTAATGCTTCTTCCGGTTGTCTGACCTGTGATCGAAGTAATTTTGGTCGCAGGTGTCTGCAATGAAACCGCGATGGTGTCATTGTTTTCCCATCCTGTTGAGCCAAGCTTACCTCTGACTGTGTAGACCTGCGCTCCTGTCGGTACTGTTACCGAGTCAGTAAATGTGATCGAAGTCTTTGTAAAGTCTTTCGGTCCCATTACTGCAGCGCCCGAGGCGTTGTAAACAGTAACGTTTGTAAGTTCAGCAACTTCACCTCCTGCATCGCTGTCAGTTGTCGCAATGTTTAATACGAATGAAGTGAAGGTCATTGGCTCACCCTTGGCTTCGATTGTGAAAGCACCCAAAGCCTGGTTGGTTCCTCCGGCCGTTACGTTTCCAGCAGATACCGAGTTTGATTTCTCAACTCTTAAGGAGCCTGTGCCAACTTCAATCTGTGAAGCGTCATACCAAGGGTTTGTGTCTTGGTGGAATGCGCTGTCATCAGTTCCGGAAGTATCGGTTCCGTTCGCGGGCGTTATGTAATATCCGAAGGTCGCTCCGCGAGCAACAACATCTGTTCTGCGGAAGAGATCAAAGTCAACTGTTCTTCCAGAACCACTATCAACGTCACCCTTCATGTTGAACTCAATGCTGTCGCCTTTCAAAACCGTCAAACCGCCTGCGATTTTGCCAGTGGAATATTTTCCATCAGAAGAAACCACCACATCATAAGATCCGCCTTTTGAGTCGGTCATCTTTAGATTCTTCAAGTCTGAAGAAGCAACTGATCCCGACTGGTTCCAGCGAACCTGCTCAATGATCACGTCTTCACCTGAACCTGCTGTAAATTTAACAGCCGAGAAAACGTATCCAGTGGTTCCGACTTCTTTTGTTACGTTTGTGCGTGGGTCAAGCGCTCCAGTGTCTACTGATACTGAACCGATAGACAATGTCGCGTTGATTGTGTGGCCGGCTCCGACTATTGGAAGCGATCCGGAAACTGTTGCGCCTCCGGCGTCTACTCTCCGATAACCGAGAGATAACCAACTTCACCTGCGCGCGCGTCGTTTGACGCCGGCATGTTTGCGGCAATGGTCACTTCCTTTGAAGTGCCTCTTGGAATCACAAATGCGTCATTTAATACAGCCTGGTGGTTCGCGTTCAAAGTCTTTGCGACATTTGAAATCTGCGTTCCGTCCTGATCAATGACAACAATTCCAGACAGAGCTGAATCGCTCAATAATCCTGTTCGTTCAACCGTGATGGAATTGACTGTTACGTCACCGTCATTCGCGGCTGTAAGCCTGACTCTTGTGAATGGAACTCTTGCGGCGTTTTCAGGAGCTAAGGAATTTGCAGGCTGTGTGCCTGGATCAACCCTTAATCCTGTTCCAACCGAAGGAATTCCTGTTGGTGTTGGCGTAGGAGTAGGCATAGGACCTCCTGCAGTCAACGCAACATACCTGGCGCGTGATCTTGCGCCGAAGTATCCAGCCACTGGCGCAACGCCGTTAGCTGCCTGCCATGCTGCCACGGCAGATTTTGTTTTTGCACCGAAATAAGTGGACTCGTTTCCAGGAGAACCCGCTCCAGAAACTGAAACTTGAAAGCCAGCTCCGTTTAGGTACTGCTGTAAACATTTAACATCATTTCCAGTCGAACTCATTGTAAGGTCTCGGGTAAAACCGCATGCACCGCCCTCTGTTGTTCCGCTTGAACCGCCTACGGCTGCTCTAGCGGCAACTGCTTTATCAGCAGGGATGATGCCGAGGCTAATCAAGAGCTCAACAAAAGTCGAAAGGTCGCTCGACTGCGCGTGCGCTACGAGCGGAACCGCCATTGAAGCTCCGGAGACGAACAATGCCGTCGACAAGCTCAAGAAAGTTACCGTCACTTTTGACGCGATACCTTTCCTAAATTTTTTACTCATATAATTCAATAATTTCCTAATAAATATTCGCAAAAGCATCTTGATCTTCTGCGAAACTGCGCAAATCTGTTTAACCTCGACCGGCTAAACTATCAGCGCAACCATTAATCATCCGATAAATAACATTCATGAAGGAGTCCGGTAATATGTTCTCCGTATTTAGCGGAAGAAATCGACCAGACCCAAGACTCCAGTAAATTAACTAATTAATATAGGATTTAGCGAAATTCAATTTCGTCCAACCGTTAATATTTTTATGTTAAAGTTCGCTCTTTCAACAAAATAATTCATCGCAACCGACCTCTAGAGGTAAACCATTTATCTTCAGAAATCCATTGCGACAGATCTCAAATCTTTTTGCCCTAAATTAAAACGCGAAAGGCTTATAAAGCCGACTGTTTTCGTACTTATATTATATTTCAATGACTAGTACATTCAAAATAAACTTTGTGGATAACTAAAAAGCCTTATTTGGAGCCATTTTTTAATTTCCAATAATACATTAAATAATAATCCATGCAGGTAAAAAGTCAATGCTTTTTGGGCTTTTTGCGCCCCCATTTATACCCCGGGTCTTATGGTTAAGACGTTTTTATGCTTAAAATATAACAGACCATTGACTTTATTAATATCTATTATATCCTATCTCACTAAAAACCCTTAACCTCCAACGTTTTCTCTATATCCCCTTTTTAGATAATAGAAATATAAATAAAGCAAGAAAAGTTAGAAATAGGCCATAAAAATGGGGTTGGAAAGAATTTATACGAATGTGTAAAAATGTCAAAAATAATATGCAAGGGCCAAGCAAGAGATTCTTTAAGCAGTTTTCGGAAAAATAACCAATATATCCCAAAAAACAAAAGAAAAACGATAAAACTGTGGCTTATGTCATATAAAGTTGTTATATAACCGGGCACCAGCGAAACGTCCGGCGGCTCATGGCCAAAATTCGGCCTATCTGCAAAACCAAATAAAATCAGGACAAAAAAGACGCCGAATGAAAAAAATCCGGCATAATGCCGAAAAAGAACGCTTTCCAGAAGCTTATTTTATTTTTTCGGCCAAAGGCAATGCTACCCCATAATCCGTGGGAAACAATATCCATCCCGTTAGAGATAGGAAACGGTGCGTTTCCGTAAATTAGTCGGGTTATTTGAAAAACCTTTTTTGTTTTTCATAATTTTACAAATATGATGCATAAGGCCTTGATCTCTAACGGGATCCATAATCAGGAGAGAAGCGAGCCCCTGTATGAAGAAAATAATAATTTTCTGCTTAGGATTAATAAAACCCGCCAAAAAACCAATTAAAACCATCGCAAAAATCGATAAAACAATCGGAAAATTCGCCCTGTCCCTAAAAAAAGCAAGAGTCAAAAGCATTATTACGTCCCCAGTAAAAAAGAAACGGCGAACTGTATCGCCGTAATAATGCTTCTTAATATGGCTAAAAACCTCAAATGAAGTATCTTTTGGTTCCATTTCCATATGTCATATTATACAAAATTTTGAAGACAAATACAACAACAAAAACTCCTCAAACTGCCAAAAACAGCCCGCAGCAAAAGCAGTCACTTTCCCGCTATTTTAAGTTTTCAGCTAAGAATTTGAGCGTTTTCTGCCACGCATCTTTTGTTTCATTCGCGGCATAATTTTGGCCCGAAGGATTTGCAAAAGCATGCCCAACTCCCGGATAAATATGAATGCTGTTTTTAATGCCCAGAGCATTTAAGGAATTTCTAAATTCATCCACAGCTTGGACAGAAATTGACGCGTCTTTATCTCCAAAAATGCCCAGCACAGGCCATTTTATTTTACTTAACTTTTGCTGATCGATTACCAAATTGCCGTAATAAACAACTGTTGCATCCAATTTTTCTCCAGACAGGGCAAGACTTAATGCCTGGCCGCCTCCAAAGCACCAGCCCAAAGAGGCGATTTTCCCCGCATTTTTATTCCTTAAATACAAAGCCGCGGCCTTGAGATTTTGTATTGCCCGCTCCTGATTTAATCCTAAAACTTGGCCTCTTGCATCTTCCGAAGTTTTAGCGACTTTTCCATCAAATAAATCAGCCGCTAAAACCTGGTATCCTTCCTTAGCAAGCCCTCTTGCCATATCTTTTATATTGTCATTAAGCCCCCACCATTCATGGACCATCACGACCCCGGGAAATTCTCCGGAAGGAGCTCCTGCTTCCGGCTTTGCGTAAAAACCCTTTACGTTTTCAAAATAAACGACTTCTTCAGCTTTAATCGGCTTATCTCCTTCGCCGTAAAGCATATCCGAATTATTTGTATTCATAATATTTACTTCTCCAAAATTTGTATTTTTATGATGCCTTCCTTAGCGACGTCCTACATTCAATAAGACAAACAATATTCAAGCTCCCTCCCTTCATTTCCGCAGTCAGCGCCCAAAAATTCTCCGTCTATATCGGTTTTTAAGGCCGAATGATTAGGATCAACTAAAATCGCCCTTATTACATATAACTCGCCGTCAGAAGAGACAGTATAGTCATATTGGTGGTCTGAAATTTTTGAAAAACACGGATCATCGGGAAGCTCCGGGACCCATTCCGGCACTAAAATGTGGCGCAAATTTGCCCATCTTTCTAACGGAGTATCCCCTAACACCACAGGATATCCGCTCGCGTTCGCATCTTTGTAATGATTAAGCGCGAGAGAAACCGCCTTCATATCGCTGACTCTTCGCGAATCCGCGCCCTCTTTTCTGGCCGGACTTAGAAATGAATAAAAAAGTATCGCCACAATTGAGGTCAAAATCACTATATTTAAACTTGCGCGGATAAATTTATTTATCAAACTTCCCTTAATCCATTCAAATTTTATAAAAAACGGGAAAGCAAAACGGGACAATACACCTGAAACGAGCGCAAGTAATAGCGAAAAAGAGGCCCACTTTTCAAGACTTGGCGAAGACAAAAAAGCGCTTTCACTTACTCCTTTAATATATTGAAGACTCAAAATGTCGCATGAAAAAGTAGTCTGAATAGGCGAAATAAAAAAGACCAAACCCATTGCCAGCGAATTAATCAGCGCGCCCACAGCGATTAAAAAAAGAGCGGCAAAATGATTTGCTGAAATATTTTCGCCCCCTGTTTCTTTAAATCGGCCCTGGCTCTCTTTAGAAATTCTTCGTTTTTGGATCCAAACTGCAAGAGGCGACAAAATCAAAAAAAGCGAGAGCATCAAGAAAATAGCCGCCAGAAGATACTCAAAAATTTCCAGAATTTTCTCAAGCGCGCCTGAAGATTCTTTTGAAAAAAACTCGAAATTGTTCAAAAAAAGCAGAATTAAATTAAGGACGATCAGAGAAATAGAAACCACGAGACTCGCTTTAAAAATCGTTTTTGCGTAATTTAAAATTTTTTCCATCAACTATTTTCCCCTGACATTTTTAAAATCGCC
>Ga0075875_111_pt1 | contig 25356 bp, 22 predicted proteins | sample RifGroA1_FD_68298 | JGI IMG/M metagenome (GOLD analysis project Ga0075875, IMG submission 68298) | Parcubacteria (Nomurabacteria) bacterium GW2011_GWA1_43_17 | reverse complement strand
AAAACAATAGACAGATTAAAAGCATTGAAAACTGCCAAAAATGGTTTTGAACTTTCTGAATTAGATTTATCACTTCGTGGTGCCGGAGAACTCTCAGGCACAAAACAATGGGGCATCACAGACCTTGGAATGGAAGCAATCAAGAATATAAAAATGGTTGAAGCTGCTCGCACTGAAGCTATACGTATAATTTCAGAAGACCAAGAACTATTAAATTACCCCCTATTAAAAAATAAGGTAAAAGAAAAAGCCGGAGAATTTCATTTTGAATAACTGTCCGCCTGCCACGACTCGAACGTGGGACCCTCTAGGTATAAGCTAGATGCTCTAACCAACTGAGCTACAGGCGGATATTCAACAACAATAACTATAACAAAATAAGGCTAAAATGCAATTTTATATTTATCTAATAAAAAATCTTGAATATATTGAATACCCATCATAACTTCCGCACAAATAGGCCCATTGTCTAGAATAACTGAACAAGTCCCCTGCCCAAAACCATTAGTATAAGTAATAGCTGATAACTTTGTTTCTTTAATATAGGGTTTTCTAAATTGAGAAATAGGAATATTAAGTTTTTCTGACCAATAATTCATTTGCTTCTTAATATTCATATCAGAATACAAATGCAAATGAACTTTCAATCTTGATTTAGGAACATCAAAAAATTGTAGCCAGCGAATAAATAAAACAAGCATTGCTGGATTTGTATTTGTAAGTCCGATTGAAAATGTTTTTGTTTTTGATCCCTCAGCCCAATATAAAAATAATCCTGCAATTAAAAATTCCCTATCCGAGATATTCCCTATTTTATTTGCAATATTTTGGTATGCAATTTTATTTTTTGCATCACGTTTTGCCTTCATTGTATTCCTATAACGTTCGATGCGAATCGGACTATTGTCTCGTAACTCTTTAATTCTTTTTTCAGACAAAGGCATATCTGAAAGCCAATCACTTAATGTACTCTTGCTTACATTAAGCTTTTCTTTTATTTGGCTATAACTCATTCCTTTTAATCGCATAGCTATAGCTTTTTGTTTATCCTTTTTTCTTGCCATAAAAAATACGAACCACTAAATACTAATTATCAAGTAATTATACACTAGTTCGTATTTAAAAGCAAATTAATTAAACAGTTTTTCCAATCTCAGTAAGGTCTTTCTTTTTTGGAATTATCCCATGTGCAATTATCACCTTTTCATATTCATCTTGTTCTAGTGTTTCAACTTCAATAAGCTTGAGAGCTAAAGCTTTCAATGCTTTTTTATTTTCATTTAGACTTTATTCCATCATTTATTATTCTTGAAACTTCAGCATCAACTTTTGTTGAAATTGTTTCAGAATATTCTTTTTCTATAACTTCTCCCCATTGAGTTCTTCCACCTTCACCACCAAGAGCAACAGGACCAATAATATCAGACATACCCCAACGTGTAACCATTGCCCGAGCTAAATTTGTAGCTACTTGCAAATCACTGGAAGGCCCAGTTGTAATATCTCCAAAAATCATTTTCTCAGCAACATATCCCCCAAGAGACATTGCAATATCATCAATAAATTCTTTTTTAGATTGTAGACGTCTTTCTTCAAGTGGTAATTTTAAAGTATAACCTCCAGCTCTTCCACGAGCTACAATTGAAACTTTATGAACTGGGTCAGCATTTGGCAAAACAGATGCAACAAGAGCATGACCTGCCTCATGGTATGCGGTAATTTCTTTTTCTTTTTTAGAAAGCAAATGACTCTTGCGTTCAGGACCAAGCATAACTTTTTCTATCGCGCGAATAAGATCAAATTGAAAAACTTGTTTTCTGTTTTCTCGTGCAGCTAATATCGCTCCCTCATTCATTAATGAATATAAATCAGCTCCAGAAAAACCAGGGGTGCGTTCTGCAATTAATTTCAAATTAATATCTTCTGCAAGTGGTTTTTTAATAGCGTGAATTTTTAAAATCTCTTCTCTGTCTGCACGATCAGGTAAATCAAGAATTACTTTTCTATCAAAACGTCCCGGACGAATAAGTGCTGGGTCAAGCACATCTGGCCTATTGGTAGCTGCCATAACTATCACCTTATCATTAGGTTCAAAGCCATCCATCTCAACCAATATTTGATTTAATGTTTGTTCACGTTCATCATTTCCGCCACCAAATCCACCTCCACGAGTTCGTCCTATTGCATCTATTTCATCTACAAAAATAATAGCTGGCGCAGATTTCTTGGCAATTTTAAAAAGATCTCTTACTCGTGATGCTCCAACTCCCACAAACATCTCAACGAATTCTGATCCTGAAAGATGAAAAAATGGGACACTTGCTTCTCCTGCTACTGCTCGTGCAAGTAAGGTTTTACCTGTTCCCGGTGCACCAGTTAGAATAACTCCTTTAGGAATTCTTGCTCCAATATCTAAAAACTTTTTTGGGCTCTTTAGAAAATCTACAATTTCTTTCAATTCTTCTTTTGCTTCTTTACAACCTGCAACATCTTTGAATGTTACTTTATTATTTTTATCATTAGGATCTGTGATTCGAGCTTTTGATTGTCCAAAAGAAAAAGCTTGCATACCTGCTCCTTTAACTTGGCGTGATAAATACCAAAAGAAAAATACTATAAATAAAATTGGTAGAAGAAATGGAAGAATATTTAAAAGCCAATATCCAAAACCACTTTCATTTTTTACTTCTATTTCTGTGCTAGCAAGCATTTCAGGTTTCACTCCATAATTAAAAAGTGTTTGAGATAAAGCTGAACCTACTTCTTTTTTAGTTTTTTTTATTTCCTCATTTTTGTAACAGATTTTGCTAAATCAGAAATTGGAATCTCTGGTGTTTTTTTTGTATCCCCAGATACTGCTAAATAAAGCGCAGTGATAAGCATAAAGATTAAAAGGGCCCCGGTGATGCTTCCAGAAAATTTAGACTCTTTCCCCTTTTTGCCTTTATTATTTGAATTCTTTTGATTAAGTAAATTGAAATCCATATTAAAAGATTTTAGCACAAAACTACCAATAAGAAAAGATTAGTTTTTAAAAAATTATGTGGAGTAATGCTATCCTTTGCGCGAACTTATTTCGAAAATCAAATGAACTAATGCGCACGCTCCACGTGCCTCAAAACTTGAAACCAATTACTACGCTCGACCAATGTGGTAACTCAATGAACTCCGCCACACGCACGCAAGCGTGCGTGTCTGCCCTCACCCCATCGCAATTCCATTCTATTTTAGTTTGGCGGGAAGATTTTTTTAATTTGGTATGGGCGAGGGGGCTCGGTCAGGTTTCTTCAAAGAAGAAACAGCGGAATTCAAAATGCAAATGCAAAATTCATATCGTGCCTTCGTTCATCATATCATTGTGTCCAGTCTAAAGGGAATACACCCTCGGCATCCGCCTCGGGAATTTCCGCTAGGGCTACGAGCGCCAGTTCTAGGTATGGGAACGGCTCAAATACCAGGAAATGAGCCGTTCCCATTTCTAGTTGGGGAGAGGATTCTCCTCTCCCCAGTGCGTTGTCTCGGTTCGTGCTCGCTTCACTCGCATCCCGCAGAGCGGGACAGGGCTCACCCCACCCGGCCGCACAAACCCCTCTCAGGTTTTTCATGTCCGTGTTTGGTGTGTCGCTTTCGCTTTTAGATTTTAGTATTGCATATCACTCAGGCGCTCGTCTTTAGCCCAGACACCCTAGCGGAATTCCCGAAGGCGCAATGCCATCGTGCTTGCCCCGAGTTTTTGTGATTACACAAAAACTCTACCCACCCGTGCGTGCACGCGAGACTCACTCCCTTAAATTTTTCTATATTTAAATTTTTAAATTCTAGAATACGAAACCATGTGTCCAGTTTTTCCATTCTGTTTAATTTTTCCTTCTTTCTCGAGAATAGAAAGATATCTAGTTGCAGTTGCATCCGAGACATGAAGAAATTTCTCGACTTCGTCATTCGTGATTTTGGATTTTTCAAGAAACAAAGACATGACGCGATCTAATTTCTTTCGTTTTCTGAATTGCATTGCATTTCTAGCCATCACTAGAAGTTCCTTTGCTTTTTGGGATTTGATATACGAAATTCTTGGTTTTTCTTTTTCGGGCTCAGGTTCGGGAGTTTCTATTGGTTTTGGTTCTTCTTTCGCCTTGCTTGCCTCGCTGGTGCTTTGGGGAAGCGGGCTAACGCTCGGCTCAGATTCGGGTAACGGCTCATTTACCGGTATTTGAGGCGTTCCCGGTTCTGGGTCTTGATTTGGCTCAGAAACTGGCTCGGAAACTGGTTCATTTTCCTTGTCCGCCAAAGCTTCAGCGCCGGAGGAAGCTTGATTTTCTTGGGTTTTTTCGGGTTCAGAAGGGGTAGAATCGGAGGATGGTATATCATTACTTTTCACTGAAAAGTCGTTTGGTGAGCTTTCTAGGGCCTCAGGAAGTGCAATGGAAGGTTCAGAATGTGCTGTATTTTCAAGGACAGGCTCGGTAGGCTCTTGGGGGCTTGGTGGAATAGAGTTTTCTGTGGGAAGAGGGCTTTGGGTTGTTTTTGAGTCTTCAGGCATAAAAAGTTCATCATACTGAAACTATTAAATAAAATTAAATTCGAAACGTAAAACTCCTTAGGATGTTTTTTACACTTTTTTACTATTTCTTCGTCCTTGAAAATGTACAAATACTTACATCTTGTATAGTCAAACCCTGTGATTCAAGAAGTTTTTCATTAAATTCCCTATCTTTCTTTAAAATATCTACACATTCCAAAAGATGACAAGAATCCAAGCAAGCTATAAAAGCGTTAAGATCTTTTGGTATACAACAACCGCCAAATCCTTTATAACCACCAGCATGAACATCTAGATGTGAACTTCCTATTCGACAATCAGCCCCAAGTCCTAAACGAACATTATCATAATTTGCACCAATTTTTTCCGAGAGAAGATTTAAAATATTAGCTAAATTTATTTTTCTAGACAAAAAAACATTTCCTCCGTATTTTATAATCTCAGCCTCTGTTGCAGTTATTTTGATTGGATTAGAAGTATTAATTTTAGATGGAGACATAAAAGGTGCCTTAGGCAGAAGTGATAAAACCATACTAGCTACGTCTAAATTATTTTTTGTAAAACCCACAATCTGACGCTTTGGTTTATAAATATCCCCCCAAGCATTTTCTTCTGTGAGAAATTCAGGACTAAATAAAATTTTATGTTGTTTATATTTTTTTTGGAAATATTCTGTAGTTCCAGGCAACACCGTAGACTTTATTATTATAATTTTTTTACCAGTTAATCCCTTAAATGCTGACTCAATAAAAGAAAGATCAATTGATCCATCTGATAAGCTTGGGGTATGCACAGTTATAAAAATTACTTCTGCCTTATTAATATCATCAGAATATCCTTTCTCTTGCTTATTGTCATAGAGGAATAGATTAACTCCTATTTTATATTTTTTCCCCTCAAACCAACGCTTAAACTGTGTTCCGACAACTCCCAAACCCAATATTCCAATTTTTGGCTTGCTTTTCATAATCATAAATTATTTTTTAATATTAATCGACATTTTTTTGCACATTACACTAGTGGGGTAATTCCAAATTAATTACCTATTTCTATATTATCACAAATTTCAAATTTTTGAATTATCATTTGTGCAACCTTTTGTCCTTTTTCTAAAACTACTTCTTTATTAGAATTATTAATCATGAATATAAAAACCTCCTTTTCATGTCCTGAATCGATTACACCACCTATAACCTTTAATCCAAACTTAAATGAAATACTCGATTTGTCCCAAATAAGACCGACATATCCTTCTGGAATTTCAATAGCAATTCCAGTGTATACACACTTCTGCTCACTAGGCAGAAAATGTACTGTATTCCTTGAGTAAAAATCCATCCCCGCATCGCCATGATGTTCATATGTTGGTAATTTTGCACCCTCTCTAAGTTTTTTTATTTTAATTTTCATATTTTAAAATATTTACGATGGATAATATTTACGATCACTCACAAAGGGTTTCATTATGCTATAATAGATATTATAGTGAGTATTAAGCTATGAATCAAGATGCGATAGAATTAAGCAAGAATATTGGTGAGAAAAAATTAGCACACCTTATCGTTGTGGGTTTTGATGATATTGTGGGAAATAAGTATCTTCCATGTATTGAAGAAGCCATTGATTTAGGATTCATTGATTCATATTCTGTTATAGACCTTGAGTCTCAAAAGGTCGAAATTGATAATAAGATAGCTTCTCTTAAACTAAAGCCTGAAAAAGTATATTATTTACCTGACTCTAAAAAGAAAGATGCTTGGGCTGATCCAGATATTTTTGGTCCAATTTTTGAAAAATTGAAGAAACAAAAAGGAATTATAAAAGTCTATATTGCCACCGAACTAAAAGCACATGAGGGCTATTTAAAATATTGCATCGAAAATGAAATAGATTCCTTAGTTGAAAAACCCATATTGGCTCCAATGCAAAATGGTCAATTTGATCCTACGTTAATTGAATCCACTATGCATTATCTTATTTCAGAAACAAAAAAACGATCAGCTAAACACTCCGTAATGACACTTAGTCGATATCATAAAATTTATAATGATATAGTTTTAAACTCACTTGGACAAAAGATGGTAGAACTCGGAGCCCCATTGACGTCATTTCATTTTCGACATGCTGGAGGAGTCTGGAATTTACACAGAGAGTATGAATCACGAGAAGACCATCCTTATAAATATGGTTATGGAATGATAATGCACGGGGGCTATCATTATATTGATTTGACAGTTCAATTTTTAAGACTAAATAAATTGATTTTTCCTGATGCTACTTTTAGTTTGACCATGAGTTCCTATGTTGCCTATCCGACAGATCAAAATGACAGAATTCCTAAGAAATTTAGTGAAAATTTTGATGATAATTATCCAAATTGGTCGTCAGTTGAATTAAATCCTGAAAAGTATGGCGAAACAGACATAGTAACCTCATTTTGTTTAAAAAATAAAGATACTGGAAAAGTTCTCACAGTTGGAACAATTTCTTTAGAACAGACAACACCCTCTATTCGAACATGGAAAGATATTCCACCAGATATGTATAATAAAAATGGAAGAATCTCTAAGATAGAATTTGAGGCACAACTTTCCACGCTTCACTCAGTGGATGTGCAATGTTTTGATGTTCCAATCTCTGGCAACAAAGGGGTGGATAGAATTGATGCTTTTGCAAGAATTTCTACAAGAACAAATGCATCACTTTTGCAAGGAGAAGAATACAATACAGAACAAACACACAACGGCTTATTTCATAGCGATAGTAATCGTCAATTAATGTCTATGTGGTTGAAAAATGAAGAAAATAAAAGTCAACTTTTTCAACATGTTCCTGTAATGCGTACCATACAAGCACTAGCTACATCAATTCAAAAGCCTGGGCATCCTATTACTTTTGATTTTATATAAATTATTATAAAAAATATGTCTGAAATATCTGAAAAATTACCCGTACCCAATGATAGAGAAACCCTATTTTCTAAAAATATAATCATTGATGGGAAAAATTTCACTTATGTGAAATCGAGAGAATTTTCTCCAGTATCAATATATGTGATGGAAAACCTTTTTTTAAAAACTGGCCCAAAGGATGTTCTTATAAAAGAATTAGACTTCCAAAAACATTTATTTGAATTAGGATTCCCTGTTCCTAAAATAATTGCACAAGGAGAAGATAAGGGGATGTTTTATTTTATTGAAGAATCATTAGGTAAAAATAATTTAGAAAATATATTCTTACAAGACACTAGAGAACATGGTGAAATATCTAACGAGCACTTTAGTGAATTTATGAACATCACAAAAATTTATACAATTTCTCAAATAAAAACAAGTACTGAATGTGAGGGTAAAGAAAGATTTACGAAAGATTTGCTTCGTGATGATGAAATAAATACAGAAATACCAAGCTTGACTCAGAAAACAAATCAGGCGGTCAAAAAAGCATTGGATGCTTTGTCTGTATTTCCAACAGTTCTAACACATGGCGATTTTCACCCAGCGAATCTTTTTCCTAAGGGTGTGATTGACCTCGAGGGATTTGCCCTTGCTCCTATTGGATATGATCTGCTAGCAAATATTTACTCTGCACATATCTTAATTCATCCTGGAAAAAAGAATGTAACACATAAAATGTATAGCTTTACAAGAAAACAAATAAATCAATATCTAGATGAAATTGATAAAATATTTATTATAAATGAGTTACCTAAACCTTCAGAATACAAAAATCATTTTATTTTCTTAAGATTAATTTGGGCTACTGTAAGAATGCAAAGATGGCCAAAAACTCAGACACAAAGATACGAACTCTATGACAAAATATTAAGTGAATATCTAAAAGGTGGTAATATCGAAAACCTATTGGTTAACTATTAAAATAGTTTCTTTATTTTTGTTTTTTATGCTATTCTTTTCCAAAGGATTAATTTTTACAGATTTATCGATTTAGGAGGTTGGGGAAATTTTTTAGTTCAACTATGCATATGGAAAATAAGCCAAATATGAGTAAAAACCCAATAGAACCAGAAAAAAAGATTGAGGTAAAAGAAAGGTATAACCCACTTGAAAAAGAGAGGTACTGGCAGGATTTTTGGGAGAGAGAAGGTGTATACAAATTTAATCCAGAACAACCCGGAAATCTTTTTACTATAGATACCCCTCCTCCTACGATTTCCGGCTCACTTCACCTTGGACATATATTTTCTTACACTCAAGCAGAGATAATTACTCGTTTTAAAAGGATGCAGGGTTCAAATGTTCGTTACTCTTTCGGACTTGATAATAATGGCTTACCAACAGAACGATTAGTAGAAAAAGAAACTGGTGTAAGGGGTAATGCTGTAGGCTTAGAAGATTTTACCAAGATTTGTCTTGAAATTACAGACAAATATAAACACCTGTATGAAGATTTATGGAAGTCCATCGGTCTTAGCGTCGATTGGCGATTAGAGTATTCGAGCATATCTCCTGAAGTTCAAAAAATATCACAATCTACTTTTAAAGAATTATACGAAATGGGAGTTATTTATAAAAAAAATGCTCCCACGCTTTATTGTACTGAGTGCCAAACCTCTTTTGCACAAGCAGAAAAAGAAGATAAAGAGAAGGATGCTATATTTTACGATTTATTATTTAAAACAGTGGAAGGTAAAGAATTGATTATAGCAACAACCCGTCCAGAGCTACTTCCTGCATGTAGTGCTATTTTTGTACACCCTGACGACTCTAGGTTTAAAGATCTTGTTGGCAAGAAAGTTATAACACCCCTAGGACAAGAAGTTGAAATAATGACAGACGAAAAAGTTGAAAAAGAAAAAGGTACAGGAGCCGTGATGTGCTGTACCTATGGTGATGAAACTGATATTTATTGGGCTAAAAAATACAATTTACCTGAAAAAATTATATTTAAACAAGATGGAAAATTACAAAAAGTAGAAGAAATACCAGAACTTGAAGGACAAACCATCAAAGAAGCAAGGAAAACTATAGTGGCAAAATTAAAGAATGATGGGGTGGTTAGAAAAGAAGAACCAATTAAACATAGTGTTGGCGTACATGAAAGATGTGGTACTCCAGTTGAGTTTTTACCTACTACTCAATGGTTTGTAAAAATTCTTGACATGAGAGAAAAAATGCTAGAAGCTGGGAATAAAATAAAATGGCATCCAGAACATATGCAAAAAAGATATGAGGAATGGGTAAAAGGTCTAAAATGGGACTGGTGTATTTCACGAGAACGTTTTTATGGAATACCAATACCAGTATTTAACTGTAATAATTGTGACAATATCACAATTCCGTCTGAAAATGAGATGCCAATTGATCCTAAAAAGGAAACTAATGTCCAAGACTGCTCTTCCTGTAAAATAGGTAAAATGATACCAGAAAAAAATGTTTTGGATACATGGTTTACCTCTTCTTTGTCTCCAGAAATTAACAACAACAATCCTCTAAATGGTAAACTCAATGGCAAAATGTATCCAATGTCCATGAGGCCACAAGCTCATGACATAATACAAACATGGGCTGTCTATTCTATTTTGATGTCCTTGTATAAACATAATGATATTCCGTGGGAAAATTTAATGATTTCCGGTCATATATTAGTCCAAAAAGGAGAGAAAATCAGCAAAAAAACTGGTGGTGGAAAATATAAACCTGAAGATTTAATAAACCAAAAATCTGCCGATGCTATAAGATACGCGATGTCGGGATCTTCTCTTGGAAAAGATACCTATTTTGATGAAAAAGAAGTAGAAAAAGGTAGAAAATTAGTAACAAAACTTTACAACGCAGGTAAATTAGTTCTAAGTAAATTGAAAAGTTTCGATCCTAAAACAGAAGTTTTTAACAATGACTTAGAAGCTATTGATCAGTGGGTTCTAAATAGATCAGTTGAAACTGCTCAAAAAATGACAGAAGCTTTTGAGAGTTACGAGTATTCTCAAGCTCGTCAAACATTTGAGGATTTTTTCTGGAGAGAATTTTGTGATAATTATCTAGAAATAGTTAAAAAAAGATTATCCATAGAGTCTGGGACAGATAAAAAGAAAATTTCAGCTCAATATGCTTGTTATCACAGTTTTTTTAATATTCTCAAGATGGTATCTCCTTTTATGCCACATATAACAGAAGAAATGTTCCATGCAAATATTATAACTAAACAGGAAGGTGAAAACACTGTAGAATCAGTCACTTCCGATAGTGATTCCGGTTATCTTAGTACTAATGAGGGTATAAAAAGTATTCATAATTCATCATGGCCATCTGGAAATATTGAGTATTTTAATGAAGGAAAAAAGGAAGGGGTAGATTTTGTCTTATCAGTTATCACTGAAATAAGAAAATATAAAGCTGATAACAAAATAAAATTAAGTACTCCTGTTTCCGTATTAAAAATTAAATGTTCAAAAGAACAAAAAGAAAAACTTACTGGTTTCTTAGAAGATATTGCTTCATTAGCAAGGGCAGAAAATATTGAAATTGAAGTGGGTGAAGATGAAAAAATCAGTATAGAAATCGAAGTTTAATTTTTAATTTAAAAGAATTTAAGTTTGTTAACAAATTTATGAAAAGCATAGTTTATGTATGATATTGTCCTCACAAATGAAACATCACTTTTTTAGTATAAACATACATGAAAATAAACTCAAAAATAAATATTCCTTTGAAGGATAAAGATCAATTTCTTTCATTACAGATTCAAAAAAAAGATGTCCGTGAAGATAAAGAGTATCTAAAAAATAGATTTAATAATATAAAACAATCTGCTCAAGGTATTCACAAAGACATTGAAAAATATCTTAATTATTGCACTGCTGAAAAATTACATATTGATAAATCAGCGGTTCTAGCTTCAAAAAAGACTATTTCAAATGTCTTTAAGGTTCTAAGTACTATGAAAGATATAAACTTAGATCCATTACTACCAGTGGTTGATTACGGTAAAAAAGTTACTAAATTTCTGCAAGAATATAGGGTTCTTTGCTACGAAATTTTAAGCGCGTCGCTAATACTTGATTGGAGATCACCATCATACGATCAAAGTATTGATGCTATGTTTTTTACACTCGATTGCCAAAATAATACGGAGATTAATTATAATAGATATCGAAGTAATCGCTTATCCAATCTGGAGAATCATCTCACTGACATATTTTCTCTCGACACAACACAGAATACATTACTAATGGCCTCGTCAGGCATGGCAGCTTATAATTTAATAGAAAGCTATCTTATAAGATACATTCTTAAATCGAACGATATTGTACTTATTCCTCATTATATTTATTTTGAAACTTATGAACAGATATCACGATTACCGATGATTAAAATTGAGAAGTCTAATACATACGATGCAACTGAAATATGTGAGCTCATTCTCAGTAAAAAACCTAAGGTGGTTTTTCTTGATCCTATTACAAATACATCCGAGCTAAGAATGGTAGATATAGAAAAAATAATAAAGCGACTCGAAACGCAAATTCTTAAAGAAGATATTTATTTAGTCATTGATGGTTCGATACTGTCGGGTGAGCTACTGCCTTTTCCTAAACTTAAAAATTTAAAAATAAAAATTTTATACTATGATAGTTGTAGTAAATATCTTCAACTAGGTCTTGATATTTCTATGGGTGGACTTGTAGTGATCCCCGCACCAATTTCTAAAATTGTCAGTCGCCTTAGGACAAATACAGGAACAATTATGTACGACAATTCGGTCAGTAGTTTCCCAATATATTCACTTAAGATATATAAACAAAGAATGAAAAGATTTACTAGAAATGCAATTTTAATAGGTAAAATAATAGAAAAGGAAAAGATGCTTTCATCAGTCGTTCAAGTTAATTATCCTTTATTAAAATCACACCCAGATTATTTACTAGCAAAAAAATATGATTCAAATGGAGCAATACTAACATTTTCTTTTAGTGATCCTTTGTTGAATGAGCGTAATTCTTTAAATAAGTTTATAAATATCGCATTATCGCTAGCAAAAAAACAAGAAATCTCTTTAGTAAAAGGGTTGAGTTTTGGTTTTTCTTTGCCAAGAATTTTTGCTTCATCTGCTAGACCAGAAAATAATAGTGCGTTACCATATTTAAGATTATCAGTGGGAGATAGATCTTATCGTGAAACAAAACTTCTTGCTAATATCCTATTAGAAGCTTTTAAAATTCATACCAACCATACAAAAAGTAGAAGTCAAATAAAGAATAAAATACATGGAATCAAAAACACCAAAATTTGATAGTTTACTTGATGAGATTTTTGAAGAACTTTCCCCACATACGCGCCCGTGCAAGTGGAGTGGAGAGCATAAGCACTGCGAGGGACAATTTGAAATTACGAGCGAAGATATAGAATTCCTTAAAATGCTTCGTGTTCCAGCACCAAATTTTTGTCCCACGTGTCGAAGAATGCGGAGGTTTTTATATATGGGAATGTTTCAATTCTTTAAACATAAATGTGATGTACATGGACATAAAGAATCCATGATTTCAACTTTGCCACCTGAACGCCCTTTTCTTGTATATGATTACAAATATTTTATTTCTGAAGAATTTAATGCTTTTACATTTGGGCAAGAGTACGATAGCAATATAAGCCCCATGGAAACTCTTTTTCAACTTCGGAAAATTTTTCCTATGCCATCGCTTACAAATCGTGATCCCTCAAGCGTAAATAGCGATTATTCAAATGGCGGACGAAATCTAAAAAATGGCTATTATGCTTTTGGTTGCTATGGCTCAGAGGATATCTGGTATTCCCATATGGCTGGATCAAGCAAAGAAGTCATGGATTCGTCTTTTGTGTATAAATCTGATTATATTTATAATGGATTTCATATCGATAATTCCTATAAATCTTCTTTTATATACTTTTCAAAAGACTGCGCTGATAGTATCTTTTTGTTTGACTATAGAAATTGTATTGATTGTTTCGGGTGTGTAAATATGCGCAATGCAAAATATTGTATTTGGAACCAACAAGTTTCAAAAGAAGATTATGAAAATTTTATGAGGATAAATTCTCCATTTTCTCGCGACTTTTTAAATGAGTCCAAGGAAAAGTTTTGGCAATCTGTAAAATCAAATCCAATGAATGCTTCCAGGAATACGGCTGTGAAAAATGTAACGGGAGTTTTGCTTTCTAATACAAAAAATATTTACGATATCACTCAATCAGAAAATTCAGAACATATACGTCATGCAGATGGGGGACTTTCCAATAAAGATTCCATGGACTTTCTTTATTCTGGTGGACATTCGGAACTTTTATATAGCACGACAAATATAGGTTCTCAATCCAGTAATGTAAAATTCTCGATTTCTTCAAAATTTTGCACTAATTGCGAATTTATCTTCAATTCAAAGAATCTAGATAACTGCTTTATGTGCTTTGGTTTACAAAATAAATCTTATTGCATTTTAAACAAGCAATATTTACCTGAAAAATATTTTAAAATATTGGATGAAATAAAATCCGATATGATGAAGCGGGGAGAATACGGAGATGGAGTAGAGATGCAATTTTCAGCAATGCCTTACAACTTTTCTTTGGCACAAATTTCTTTTCCTTTAACTGATGAAGAAATTAAAAAGCTCGGCGGATATATTGCAAAGGAGCCAGAAACTAACGCTGGTAATGCACAATTTATTTCTACCAAGGATCTTCCACAGGTTATAAATAAAGTATCTGACGACATAATAAATTTTGGAATAAAATGCGAAGTTACTGGACGGCCCTTTCGGATTGTAGAATCAGAACTACAGTTCCTGCGAAAAATGAAATTGCCTCTTCCATCCACTCATCCTTCTTTAAGACTTCAACAATATTTATATATGGCGCCTTTAGGTAAAAGGCATCAAGCTCTATGTGCAAAATGTGGGGAAGCTATCAATTCATTATTCAATCCCAAAGATGGCTATATTTTATATTGTGAAAAATGTTACCAGCAGGAAGTGTATTAATCTTCTAAACCCTCTCATTGATTATATCACGAGAGTTTTATTCTCCTCCTTCAGGTTTTCTAAGCCCTCACACTTCTTTTACAAAAAAGTCTACTCCATCCGAAAAAACTTTAACATATCCTCCTTGCTTGAAAGTTCCACCTGCTAATGCTTTTCTTTCTGCATAACCTATTTTAACAAGAAAATTTCTGATAGGTCCAGCATGACTAACAACTAATACATTTTTACCTGGATACACGACAGCTATTTCTCTTAATTTAATTAAGAATCTAGTCACAAGTTCTTCATCAGTCTCAACGTCAGGAGCAAGTCTAAATGAATGATACTCATCTCCAGACAAACTTTCTCTTTCTTCTAATTTTTCCTTTAGTGTGTTTTTAAAAACATCAGCATGTTTTCCTTCGAAGCTCCCATGTGCTCGCTCTCTTAATAGTTGTGATGTTTGTATAATAAGTTCACGATCTAATTTTATAATCTCTGCGGTTCTTTGGGTCCTAGATAAATCGGAGGAAAAAATCGCATCAAATTTAATATCTTTGAGTCTTTCCGCTGTTTCTTTCGCCTGTTCTATACCTTTTTCTGTTAAAAAAGATTCAGATTGTCCTTGATTTATCTTCTTTACGTTCCATTCCGTCTCCCCGTGACGTACTAAGTAGAGAGTACAATAATTTTCTTCATTTTCTGTTTTCATAAATTTATTCTACCAAAAATTACAAAGAATTTATAAACTCATCAATTTCTTTAAAAGAAGAAAGTGTAGCTACTTTGTGTTTATGTGGATCAATAATCTCAGTTGGCGTTGGTTTTCCTTTTCTATGTCCTAAATGATATTTCTTATAGAGAACATGCCTCATGAGTTTATATAATCCCCCAATTGTTTCGTTTTCTCTTTGAAAATATCTCTTAATAAGAAATATCCATTGAGTAAGTATACTTTTATATCTAAGATGAATAATCTTATCTGCAGAATGTAAGCCAGGATCAATTAAATGTTTGGTTGTGCCCTCAATAATCCACTTATCATTTTTAAAAATTTCTTTTATTTTTTCAATACTTTCTGGCCTATTTCTAACTTTTGAAAATTTTACTTCATAGTAAAAATCGTCAGTAGAATAATGTGGTATCCCTAGTTTTGCAGAAATTTTTGATGCCAATGTGGACTTTCCTCTCCCCGCATCTCCAACGATAAGTATCCTATTGAGAATTTCTTTTGTCATTGTTTTATTTTAAAAACACCCATCTTTTAATTAACTTCTTCGCTTCATCTTTAAACTTTATAGGATCTAAGTTATATTTCTTTGCGATATGTTCCAATTTTTCAATTTTCTTTGGATTGCGAACTTCTTTTAGTTTTGCATTTTTATTAATTTTTTTTCCTAAAACTCTATAAAATCCGTAGCGCAAAGAATATTTAGGAAACATATAAAAAAGCCCGATGTAAAAATTAGCTTTATTGAGTGGAAATTCTATGTCTGTATGACCAGACCAATGTGCTCGTGTATAAGTATATACAACATCAGACAATTCACTCCATTTATTTACTAAACCCTCTGCCTCCTCAAGTTCTTTCAGCTCTTCTAAAACATCAGCTTGATGCCAATAAAAATCTTTTTTAGGCATGTCTAAAATTGAGTGCCATTTATTAATTATTTTCATCATATTTTTATTTATCTTTATATCTCTAATATAACATATTATCACCAACAGTTAATTCCTTGATTCTTTCAATTCAACCCCTAATTGTTAAAAAAAGTTTTGTATAGCACATATAAATATTAAAGATTCCAAATGGTAAAGTATTTCTTTTTTGTAGGTTTATCAGTCTACTTATCCACGGCTTGAAGTTAGTTATGTTGTATTATATACTATAGATATTGCGGGATTAGCTCAGTTGGTACGAGCAACGCTTTTACATAGCGAAGGTCGCAGGTTCGACCCCTGCATCCCGCACATAGCTCTTACTCGCAAGAAAGATTCTTTCGAGTCTTCATCCACGCCACGTTAAAAAAGATTAAAAGTAATTGTAATGAAAAATATTTAACGATTAAAGAAAATATATATTCAATGCTTGTAGACAATTTATGTAAACATAATTCTCTGACGCAAGTCACTACTTGAATAGTTATGATCACGACTATTGTAAATTACTTTCATGTCCTGAAGTAGATCTCTTGAATAATTAGGTCTATCTTTCCAATCTATCCCCATGAAACGAACGTCCGGATTTAATTTTTTCAAAAGATTATACAGGTCAACTTCAGTATTGTAGGTAACTATTTTATCCACGTATCTACAACCCTGTAAGCGTATCATTCTTTCTTCTGCTGTTTCTATCGGCTTATTTTTTTCTGGTCTGTCTATTGATGGGTCAATTTGAAGAGCGACAATAAGAAAATCGCATTGCTCTCTGCATTCTTTAAGCATCAGCACATGTCCCGCATGAAGTAGATCCATCGCCCCACACGTAAAACCAATCACCTTTTTTATTTTATCTGGTTTTATAATAGATTAATTATAACATACTGAGAGGAATTTAATTTCCCAATCATTTCAATACAAGTTAAAATTTTTGTTTTACAAAATATCCCGCATTCCTCCCCAACCTCCAGTATGAGAGAATCTACTGGGTTTTTGTATTTAAATTAAGGAAGCAAAACTTGGTAGAGTGCAGAGATGAGATGTGGCATAGCATACCCGCACCCTGTCGCTCGAAAGAGTACGACTAACGGAGGATTGCCCCACATCTCTTCTGTGCACGAACATGAGCAAATAGCGGATGGTCACCCTTTGGGACATGACTCTCGCATACTGGGGATTCAATTCATGCACACTCACCCTCGAAAGTGAGATTACAAGTTAATTGAAAAAGAAATGACAACAGCTCAAAAGCAAGGTTGCGTGTTTGTCGGTATTGATGTCCACAAGGACACTCATACCGCAGTCGGTATCTCTCCCTACGGAGAGAAATTGTTTGAAATCACGGTCGGTAATTACAAGGAAGATTTTGAAACGCTCAACGAGAAAGTGAAAGAACACTCAGGTGTTCTTTCACCGTTGACCGAGCTCGTCAAAACGCAACACATCCAGAGAAAAGTGATTCCCTGGATGCGCTAGGAGTCGCTAAAGTCATGATACAAAGTATTGACACGCTCCTACCATATACCATATCGCATGAGAGCGAGAAAGCCAAGCAATTAAAGGAAATATCGATAGACAGAGAAGACCTCATTCTTGAGAGAACCAGACTAAAAAATCAAGTCCATACGCTTCTGTATCGGATATACAACACAGAGTATGAACAGAAATTCAAAGATCCGTTTTCACTTAAAGCATTAAGATTTTGGAGAAATGCCAAACCGAAATGCGATCTATTTCTCCTCAAAACCATGAAAAGAAAAGTCCGAAGACTTTTGGATATTCATGTTGAAGTAACTGATCTTGAAAAAGATATGGCCGAGCTCTTGAAAAACAATTACACCATTCAAACTGCTTCTGGCTGTGGGGTGGTGCTGGCCTCCACCATCGTGGGGGAAATCGGCGACATCAACCGATTCACTTCTCCCGGAGCTTTGTCTAAATATGCCGGCTGTTCACCAAGGGAAAGGTCAAGTGGCAAGAAAGTCCGGCATGTAAAAAGCAGAAGCGGCAACAGACGACTGAATTGCGCTTTTCACCGCATGGCGCTCTCACAGATATCACGCATGGGCAATGACAGAGCCAAAGCATACTTCAGACGAAAGATATCCGAAGGCAAATCCAAGAGCCAAGCGCTCGTCTGCTTACGCCGCCAAATGGTGAACATTGTCTGGATGATGATGAAACACAAAACCATTTACAGAAATGCTTGACTTTTTCTCATAGCGGATCTTCCTGCGGGCAGAATTCCGAATCTCGCCGAATTTCAAAAACATTCAGCCGAGGAAAAGCGGAATCCATATCCCCAAAACTTTTGTTTCCGCTTTTAGTTAAGAGGCACGCGGAGCGTGCGCATTGGTTCATTTGATAGGTTTTTAGGAACAATTTTTACTAAAATAGGTTCTAGCTGATTTTAAAAGATACTCCGCAATTAAACTCAAGGGTTTTTCAGCAAAATTTAGACGAGCAGAGCGAAAATTTTACGAAAAAACCTTTAGGCACACTGCTGGAGTGTTTTTACGACTTGGTTAGAACTTACTTTATTAAAAATTCCTGACAAATGCAAAATGGTTAATACGGACTCGGAAAATGAAAACAATGATTTTGGAAGGATTCCATTTTCCTCGGCTTATGTCTTTCGGCAGGATTTCATATTTAGCCCGCAGGAGAAATTCAAATCCAAATATTGTGCCTCGTTCATTCTAACATTTCAGCGTCAGTGATTAAAGGGGTTGCACCCTCGGCGTTCGCCTCGGGCATTTCCGCTAGGGCTACTCGCGCCTAGATGCCTCTGTGCGGGCAAAGCCCGCTCTTCTTGGGGAGAGGAAGTTTCCTCTCCCCGGGTCGGACTACACTCTCGGATTACCGAGAGTGTTCTGCCCTCGCCATCCCCACCCCACGTTTTCATTCTAGTGTTTGGTGTGTCGCTTTCGCTACTAGATTATAGGACTTCGTTTTTCTACGGTGCTCATCCTTTAGTCATGGACGCCTAGCAGAAATGCCCGAGGGCTCAAAGGTTATGTGCTTGACCCACCCGCCGTTCGCGTACCTTTCCGCCGTGGGAGGAAGGAGACGGCGGACTCCCTAAAGGCCTTAAATACAGGGTAGTTTAAAACCTTGACTTTTTACCTGAAAGGGTGTATAATATACAGATATCAAGTTCTTTAAAATAAGTACAAAATACCAAACTCGCCATAGCTTTTAGATTATAAAATAAAACTTTGTAAATTAAAAGCTATGGCGACATTCTGTCGCCCCTAGCATCTCCCGAAAGGAGACCAGTCATGAGTAAAGCCCCAAGTGAGGGTCAAGCTCGAACACTGATCGCTTCATTCGCCGTGGATACCCCATGGGCGGAGATCGAAGCCGATGTCCAGCCGTTCGTAGAGTTGACCCCGAGAGAGCGTGGCGATCGGTTCGCTGCGTTTCTGCGTGCCGAGTGCAACATCGAAGCGCCTCCCGCGAAGCCCGTCGAGCCCGTCGTGAAGTTCGGACTGCTCGCTGACCTCGGCATCATCGTGGTGCCGGAGGACTACAAGCTCGTAACGGAGTTCGCGGGGATGGACTTCTCGAACCCGACCCGGGTGCTGAAGCCCGGCGATCGTCTGTGGGTGCGTGCCCACAAGCAGACCGTCGGTGGCATGACCACCAGCGAGGAGCGCCTGGCGTTCCTCAAGAGCATCGGCTCGCACCTCGTCGGTCCCCAGGGGATCGAGGTCATCTACCCGAAGCGTCGCCAGTTGCCGGATGGGTACTGGTACTCCTCGTTTGACGAGAAGGAGCGTCTCCCGCTCGACGCCCGGTCCCCCCGCGTGCCGGGAGTGGATCGGCGCTTCGAGCACGGCTTCTACCGCGACCTCGGCAACTTCGAGAGCCCGTGGCTCGACGACCGCGCCCTCCTCTCGTTCTGCGACGAGCCCTCGGGCACTTAGTCGCTTAGCGAGGAGATTGTCCTTTGGTTCTTTGACCCTTCCGTCCAATTTTTGGCGGGGCGGAAGGGTCGGCACATATCGTTAGTTGTAGCGCACCGTATTGCACACATTTGCAAGCGGTGTGTTTTTAATTTAACTCAAGTTTTGCTATACTAAATTTTAGATATTAGATATGTATATGGCTACGGCTACATACAATCGAATTCCCGTAAAAGAAAAAAGCCAGAGGTTTATGGGGTACGCCTTGTAAACGAGCGCAATCTTTTATGAAAAAACAAATAAGTCGGTGCAGCACATTGGGGAGTTTTGACTCCGAATAAAATACAAGGGATGGCTGGCGCTATGCATGGCTTTCCCTGGTGGCAAGGAAGGTGCGCTGTACATTAACAGAGAGGGCCGAGCGGAACCACCGCGTGCCGGAAGTGAATCGGAACTTCGATAACGACTTCAACCGCAACCTCGGCAACTTCGAGAACCCGTGGAACGACAACAACGCCATCCTCTCGTTCTGCAACTCACTTGTTTCTCCCGCTACTTGTTAGTGGGAGTTTTTTCTGCCAAGCTCTTCTTCCAACCGCCGAGCATTCTGCCTATTTCATCTAAGCGCAGAATAAATTCTCCATATTGCGCGTGATTTAACATTTTATGTTCCCATCCTATTTGCAGAAAGAATTTCAATAAATCATTTTTGCCGATTGACTGAGACACCAAAGACAACTTTTCAAACTTATCATATGCAAAACTTGCCCGAAATATTAACTCCAAAATTAACACAAAAGTGTCGTCTATTTTGGCCCCAAAAGTCAGCTGGTCGAGTCGTTTCAAATTTACGATATGGTCGTGCCATAAACGATAGGCCTCTTTTGTTCTTACAAGCACGAGCGGAGCTTGTGCTTGGGGGGGGGGGGCTATTTTTAGACATATGTTCACTCATAGTTATCAAGATATCATATCTATGGAAAATTTGCTCGTTACCTGGGAGCGTTTTCTGCGCGGCAAACGGCATAAAAACGACATCATAAAATTTCAAGCAAAACTCACGGACAATTTAACGGAAATTTTCTATGCGCTCAAAGCCAAAACATATACCCATAATTCATATTTTGCCTTCAATATTTCTGACCCAAAACCGAGAAATATCCACAAAGCCACGGTTCGCGACAGAGTGGTGCACCATCTTTTATATAAAGAATTGTATCCATATTTTGAACAAAGATTTATTTACGATTCTTATTCCTGCCGAGAGAACAAAGGCACCCACAAGGCGCTTGAGCGGTTCAAGTATTTTGCCGGCAAGGTCTCAAAAAATCATACCCGCACCTGCTATGTTTTAAAATGCGATATCAAAAAGTTTTTTGCGAATATTGACCATAGCATTTTAAGGAAAATTTTAGAAAGAAATATAGAAGACAAAGATATTCTCTGGTTACTAGAACAAGTCATAGATAGTTTTTATGTTCCAAATTCAATCTATGCCATGGCTGAGATGAAAAAAGGTTTGCCGTTAGGAAATTTAACATCTCAGCTTTTGGTAAATGTTTATATGCATGAGTTTGATATTTTTGTGAAACAAGGGTTAAGAGTAAAATATTACATAAGGTATGCCGATGATTTTATAATTTTATCTGAAGATAAAAAGTATTTAGAAGATTTACTGGTAAAATTTCATAATTTTTTAAACAATAAACTCTATCTTACATTACATGAAAATAAGGTCTACATAAAAACATACGGGTCTGGGGTAGATTTTCTGGGGTGGGTACATTTTCCACATCATAGACAATTAAGAACAGCTACCAAGAAGAAAATAATAAAAAATATGAAAGGATATCCGAAACCAGAGACGGTCAATTCTTACAGAGGACTACTGCGACATGGTAATACTTATAAAATTCAAAAAAGAATTTTTCCTAATACACCCCTCTCCCATCCCGAAAAAAGAAAATCCGCGCGAAATTAAATATGCATGGAAAAGAGGGGGTGAGGACAGACGCCGAAGCGTAGCGGAGGCAGGGCGTCCCCACCAACCGTTTCTAAAGCTTGTGCGGGGGGGGTCAGGAGTATAATATAATGGAAAGAAAAGATAAGCAGGGAGTTGAGAGGGATACCTTTAATTAATCTTCATGGTATAATGATTTATATATGCGTAACCCAGAGAACCTAGAATTCTTAATTGCCAAGAAACAAGCTTTCTTGTTTCTTGGGGGGGGGGTAAAATTAATATAGACGGATATGTTATATTTAATCTATCTTCATGAAATCAAAAAAGTACAAAATTAATAAAAATATCTGCGGGGGGGGTTCACACTCATTGAGCTCTTGGTGGTTGTCGCCATCATCGGAATTCTCGCCAGCGTAGTCCTGGCCTCTCTCAACATTGCCCGGGGGAAGGGTACAGCCGCGGCCATCAAATCAAACTTAAAAAACATGATACCCCAGGCGGAGCTCTCCTATGATACTCCCGGCAATTACTCCGCCGCTTGCGCTAGCGTGCAAGCCATGCTGGATGCCATTACCGACTCCGGAGCTTCTTCCTCCTGCCTTTCCTACAACAACTCGGGTCTCTCTGATGTGTATATACGCTGGGGAGCCAGCGGCATAAAAGGCACATCTACACCCATCCAAGCGTGGTCATCCAGTCCTGTGGGCGCTGCCACTTGGGATGTTCAGGGAGTGAACTCTTCCGGAGTTTTCGTATCTTCTGATACCTACATGAACTGGGACACCGCCAACACCGCCTGCGGCATTGCCGGGGGACGACTGCCTACGATGGAAGAATTAAAAACACTCACAGATGCCACTTACATTGCTTCCGGCAACGCCACCCGTACTCCTCCCGGCTTTGTGGCGGACTACTATTGGTCTAGTACCGCTGTCCCATCCAATAGCACATGGGCGTACAGCGTCGACATGACCTCGGGCAATATCGGCGACGGCTATAAGGCCACCGACTCCTACGTGCGGTGTGTTAGGTAGTCCGCGTCCGCTAGCATTCTTTCTTCATTAATTCATGCATTCATTCTCCCGAAATGACCCCGACGAAGGAGGGGCGTTTCGGGAGGGAGTTCTGCATTACATAGAAAAGTTTCTCAAGCATAACATAATTTCGCGACCGCGAGGAAGTGTTATGTCCTTATCAACTTCCCACACCTGTGTAAAAGTGATAAGAGAATATTGAGGTTTTATCAAGGTTAAACCTCAATATTCTCTCGTATTATGTCCCTATATTCTCAACTCCCCATATACAACAGCGTATTCTTCTTGCTGAAGGATCTGCACGAGCGCGTCCCGAAATTTTCCAAACAATACAAGTATCTCCTGGGGGAGAAAATGCTCGGATGTTGCGCAGAATGCATCGTTCTGATAAATCAAATAAGCACAGAAAGGGAAAATGAAAAAAGGTATTTTTTCTTGTCCGAGAAAATCTTGGATATTTTGAATCAAACAGAGAATTGGAAAAAGTTCTTACAAAAGAGATGACTTTCCCGGAATTGCTTGCCTGATGGGCAAACAAGCGTGGAAAAAAGAATGCCACCTTCCGCTCCTCGATCTCTTCGTTGTTCAAGCCGAAGATTTTGAGGGATAAGAGGTTATCATGATTGAGTCGGAAGGAATTATTGTGGCTGGCTTTGTGGCGAACAACTATTGGTCTAGTACCACTGTCCCATCCAATAGCACATGGGCGTACAACGTCAACATGACCACGGGCAATATCAACAACAACAATAAGACCAACAACAACTACGTGCGGTGTGTTAGGTAGTCCGCGTCCGCTAGCACTCTTCTTTTCCAGTTCTCTTTTTGGTTTGAAATATTCTTCAAAATGTATGACCATATTCACTATTGAAAAGTTATATAAAGCATATGTTCAATGTTTGAGACACAAGAAAGATACGGTCAATGCTCTAAAATTTGAACTAAAACGGGAAGAAAACCTGTTCTCGCTGCTCTCGGACCTAAAAAGCGGAAAGTATGAAATTTCCCGCCATATCTGCTTTATTGTGAAGGATCCATCGCCGCGTGAGATATTTGCCAGCGATTTCCGGGACAGAATAGTGCATCATCTACTCTGCAATGAAATACAAAAAATGTTTGAGAATAATTTTATTGAATGTTCTTATGCGAACATTAAAGGAAAAGGAGTTCACAAAGCAGTCAGGAAACTGAAATTTCATCTGGCGCGAGGCGGGAGGAACAGGCAGAGATTGTATTTCCTGAAAATGGATGTAAAAGGATTTTTCAGGAATGTGGACAGGGGTATTTTATGGACGATAGTGGAAAACAAGATATTAAAAATTCTCGCGGAAGAAGAATGGAAAAATGAAGTCCTCTTGCTGGCGAAGAAAATAATACATCATGACCCGACCTCAAATTATATTTTTAAGGGTCCCAAATACACGAAGAATTTGATTCCAAAAGAAAAGTCACTTCTCTTGGGCGATAAGAACAAGGGTCTGCCCATCGGCAACTTGACGAGCCAATTTTTTGCCAATGTTTATCTAAACGAACTGGACCATTTTGTAAAAGATGAATTAGGATTTTATCGGTATATAAGATATGTGGATGATTTTATTATCCTGGATGAAGACAAGGAAAGATTAAAGAAAGTGGTAGAAGAAATCAATTGCTTTTTAGAAAAAAATTTGAGATTGTGTTTGTGTAAAGATAAAACAATTTTACAGCCGATAGAAACAGGGATTGATTTTTTGGGATACTACATCAAGCCGACCCACACGCTCGTCCGAAGGAAGGTCGTTAAGCGTTTCAAGAAAAGATTGTATGAGTGCCGAAGGAACGAAGACGGGCTTTTGGCATCAGGAGATATTCCGATGATTCAGTCATATCTCGGGCATTTGGGGCATGCGAACAGTTATAATTTGAGAAAGAAATTATTGGGGTAAAAAAGTGAATGTTATTTAACGGCTAGTTATTTTATAGGATAAGAACTTCTATTCTAATTCCTTCCCAAACCAAAAGTATTTTTCTACTGAAAAATCTTTCAGTCCTGCCTCGCACCGTCGTGCTCCGGCCTTGCGCTTGTGCCCCGCACAAGCGCACCCTCCTGCGGGCTAAATATGAAATCCTGCCGAAAGACATAAGCCGAGGAAAATGGAATCCTTCCAAAATCATTGTTTTCATTTTCCGAGTCCGCATTAACCATTTTGCATTTGTCAGGAATTTTTAATAAAGTAAGTTCTAACCAAGTCGTAAAAACACTCCCTGAAAGCACTAAAAGGTTGAGAGTCGCTTGAAATACGGGCGCGCCAAAGGCG